>OEPE01000001.1_pt1 | contig 38297 bp, 32 predicted proteins | sample 1539541 | NCBI WGS metagenome assembly OEPE01 (sample SAMN02393686, study PRJEB22366) | soil metagenome | biome: freshwater stream | place: Canada: Laurel Creek, Waterloo, ON
ACCCTGCCGCTTACCGGATACCTGTCCGCCTTTCTCCCTTCGGGAAGCGTGGCGCTTTTCCGCTGCATAACCCTGCTTCGGGGTCATTATAGCGATTTTTTCGGTATATCCATCCTTTTTCGCACGATATACAGGATTTTGCCAAAGGGTTCGTGTAGACTTTCCTTGGTGTATCCAACGGCGTCAGCCGGGCAGGATAGGTGAAGTAGGCCCACCCGCGAGCGGGTGTTCCTTCTTCACTGTCCCTTATTCGCACCTGGCGGTGCTCAACGGGAATCCTGCTCTGCGAGGCTGGCCGGCTACCGCCGGCGTAACAGATGAGGGCAAGCGGATGGCTGATGAAACCAAGCCAACCAGGAAGGGCAGCCCACCTATCAAGGTGTACTGCCTTCCAGACGAACGAAGAGCGATTGAGGAAAAGGCGGCGGCGGCCGGCATGAGCCTGTCGGCCTACCTGCTGGCCGTCGGCCAGGGCTACAAAATCACGGGCGTCGTGGACTATGAGCACGTCCGCGAGCTGGCCCGCATCAATGGCGACCTGGGCCGCCTGGGCGGCCTGCTGAAACTCTGGCTCACCGACGACCCGCGCACGGCGCGGTTCGGTGATGCCACGATCCTCGCCCTGCTGGCGAAGATCGAAGAGAAGCAGGACGAGCTTGGCAAGGTCATGATGGGCGTGGTCCGCCCGAGGGCAGAGCCATGACTTTTTTAGCCGCTAAAACGGCCGGGGGGTGCGCGTGATTGCCAAGCACGTCCCCATGCGCTCCATCAAGAAGAGCGACTTCGCGGAGCTGGTGAAGTACATCACCGACGAGCAAGGCAAGACCGAGCGCCCAATACGCAAACCGCCTCTCCCCGCGCGTTGGCCGATTCATTAATGCAGCTGGCACGACAGGTTTCCCGACTGGAAAGCGGGCAGTGAGCGCAACGCAATTAATGTGAGTTAGCTCACTCATTAGGCACCCCAGGCTTTACACTTTATGCTTCCGGCTCGTATGTTGTGTGGAATTGTGAGCGGATAACAATTTCACACAGGAAACAGCTATGACCATGATTACGCCAAGCTTGGCTGCAGGTCGACGGATCCTCCCCCAACTCGATCAGCAGCTTGTGGATGAGATCCTGCATCTTCGCATTGTACGTTGCGGCCGGTGTGACGGTCGTCATGCCAGGATTGGATGCGCGGATCGCAGTCCAGGTTCCCGCGGACGATCCGGATGCGCTCTATCGGGATCGCGAAAATCCAGCGAGCGCAAAGAAGGCGACCGACATCTGGGCGGCGCGGCTGGCGGCCGACCCGAAAGACTTCGATTCCGCTTACCGTTTGGCGCGGGGCTATTACTGGCTGGGCACGAACGGGCTGCCGCCGCCTGATCGCAAGCCCGCCCTCGAGGCGGGCATCGCCGCGGCTCGCGCGGCGATCGCGGTCCGTCCGGCGCGGCCCGAGGGGCATTTCTGGCTGGCCGCGAACATGGGGGCGCTGGCCGAATCGTACGGCATGCGGCAGGGCATCAAGTATCGTGGTGCGATCAAGGACGCGTTGCTGACGACGCTGAAGCTCGAGCCGGCGTTCCTGGATGGATCAGCGGATCGCGCGCTCGGCCGGTGGTACTACAAAGTGCCGGGCCTGTTCGGCGGCAGCGACAAGCAGTCGGAAATCCACCTGCGCAAATCGCTGACCTACAACCCGAACAGCATCATCTCGCACATGTTCCTGGCCGAGACGCTGGCCGACCTTGGGCGCAAGGACGAAGCGCGCAAGGAATGCCAGGCCGCGATCGACGCGCCCATCGACCCAAATTGGGCGCCCGAAGACAGACGCTTCAAAGCACAAGCAAAGCAGCTACTCGAGAAAATGCGTTAACCACGACGAACACGAAAACAACTCGTCAGGCTTCGTGCGCTTCGTGGTCGCATTTATTTCTGATAGTTGTGAAAGCCCTTTCCAGACTTCTTACCTAAATGACCAGCCAGCACCATCCGCTTCAGCAGCGGCGGCGGCGCGAAGCGCTGCTCGCGGAACTCGTCGAACATGATGTTGGCGATGTAATAGGTCGTATCGAGGCCGACGAAGTCGAGGAGCGTGAACGGACCCATCGGGTAGCCACAGCCGAGCTTCATGCCGTTGTCGATGTCTTCGACGCTGCCGAGGCCGTCCTCGAGACAGCGGATCGCATCGAGCAGATACGGCACGAGCAGGCGATTGACGATGAAGCCGCCGCGATCGGGAGCCGAGATCGGTTCCTTGCCGATCGCCTTGACGTATGCCATCAATGCATCGTGCGTGTCCTGGCTGGTGGCGAGCGCGCGAATCACCTCGACCAGCTTCATCAGCGGAACGGGATTGAAAAAATGCAGGCCCGCGACCTTGTCGGGACGTTTGGTGGCGGCGCCCAGTTCGGTGATGCACAGCGACGAGGTATTGGACGCGATGATGCAGTGCGCTCCGACGACGGCTTCGATCTGCGCGTAGGCTTGCTTCTTGATCTCGACGTTCTCGATAATCGCCTCGATCACGAGATCGCAGTCCGTGAGGTCGGCATACTTCGTCGTCCCCGCGAGATTGCCGAGTACCGTGGCCTTCTGCTCCTCGGTGACCTTGCCCTTCTCGATGCCGCCGGTCAGGAACTTGTCGATGCGGCCGAGGCCCTTCTTGAGCACATCCTCGTTGACTTCGAGGACAAAGGTCTTGAAGCCGGCCGCGGCCGACACCTGCGCGATGCCGGCACCCATCAAGCCGCACCCGAGAACGCCAACAGTCTTAATCGCCATTTAGAGGGCCTCCACGACGAGGGCAATTCCTTGTCCGCCGCCAATGCAGGCGGACGCCACACCATACTTCTTGCCGCGACGCCGCAGTTCGAGCACCAGGGTCAGCACGATCCGCGCGCCGGTGGCGCCGAGCGGATGGCCGATCGCAATGGCGCCGCCGTTCACGTTCACCTTCGATCGATCGAGGCCGAGTTCTTTTTCGCACGCGAGATACTGCGGCGCGAAGGCTTCGTTGATCTCGATTAGATCGATGTCGACGAGCGACAGCTTGGCGCGCTCGAGCGCCTTGCGAATCGCCGGCGCGGGGCCCATTCCCATCAGGGTCGGCTCCACGCCGACGGTCGCCCATGACACGATGCGCCCGATCGGCTTCGCGCCGCGCGCCTTGACCGCATCCTCACCGGCGATCACCAGCGCCGCCGCGCCGTCAACGATGCCGCTGGCGTTGCCGGCCGTCACGACGCCGTCCTTCTTGAACACCGTCGGCAGCTTCGCCAGGATCGCCATCGTCGTGTCTGGGCGCATGTGATCGTCCTGGTCGACGAGCGTCACGCCCTTCCTGGTCTCGATCTCGACCGGCGTTACTTCCTCTTTCATGGCACCGGACGTCCACGCCTGGGAGGCGAGCTGCTGGCTGCGAAGGGCATACTCATCCGCCTGCTGGCGGGTGATGCCGTATTTCTCGGCGCAGTTCTCGGCCGTGATCGCCATCGAGCAGCCGGCGTAGGGATCGTTCAGGCCTTCCCAGAGCCAGTCTTCCATCTTGCCCTGGCCGAGCTTCAGTCCCGAGCGCAGGCCGCGAATGATATGCGGTACCTGGCTCATGTTCTCCATGCCGCCGGCCAGCACGAATCCGGCTTCATCGAGCTGGATATGCTGCGCGCCGCTGATCACCGCCTGGACACCGGAGCCGCAGAGCCGATTCACGGTCAGCGCTGGCACTTCGATCGGCAGGCCCGCCTTCAGTCCGACGTGCCGTGCGCCGTAGTGCGCATCGGTGCTGCTCTGCTGCACGTTGCCGAAGACGACGTGGTCGATCCACGCCGCTTTCGTCGCCGTGCGCTCGAGAGCCGCCTTTGACGCGATCGCGCCGAGTTCAATCGCCGAGACGTCCTTGAGCGCACCGACATGAGTGGTCATCGGCGTACGCGCGCCGCCAAGAATGAAAACGTTCTTCGCCATTCAGCCTCACAGGGGTCTGACCCCTTGCGGGATCATTCCCAAACCGAAATTCCTACACCAAAGGGGTCAGACCCCTCGCAATGTAATCGCCGACTTCCCGAGTGCCGAGCGAGCCGCCAATGTCCGCGGTGGTGTGACCACCGGCAATCGCCGACTCGACCGCCGCCTCGATCGCCTTTGATTCGTGACCGGCGCCGAGTGTTTCGAGCATCAGCGCGGTTGAGAGAATCGCGCCGATGGGGTTGGCGACGTTCTTTCCCGCCAGCGGCGGCGCCGACCCGTGGACCGGCTCGAACAACGAGGTCTTGCCGGGATGAATGTTGCCGGACGCGGCCATGCCCAGCCCGCCCTGCAGCGCCCCGCCGATGTCGGTGATGATGTCGCCGAACAGGTTGTTGGTCACGATCACCTGATACTGGCCGGGGTCTTTGACAAGAAACATCGCCATCGCATCGATGTACTGATGGCTGGCCGCGATGCCCGGATACTGCGCCGACACTTCCTTGAACACCCGTTGCCACAATGCGTGGCCCTGCTGCATGGCGTTACTCTTGTCGGCCATGCACACCTTGGTGTGCCCGTGCGCTGCCGCGAACTCGAAGGCGTACTTGATGATGCGGTGGACACCCTTGTAGGTGTTGATCTCTTCCTGGATTGCCACTTCATCTTCAGTGCCGGCCTTGAAGCGACCGCCGACGCTGACGTAGACGCCCTCGGTGTTCTCGCGGAACACGGTGAAGTTGATGTCGGCCCGGCCGCGGTTCTTCAACGGGCTGAGCCGATCGTCGAGGAGCCGGACCGGGCGATAGTTCACGTAGAGATCGAGCTCAAAGCGCGTCCCGAGCAGGATGTCGCGGGCATGGCGGTTGTCGCTGACGCGCGGATCGCCGAGCGCGCCGACAAACACCGCGTCGAACTCGCGCAGCATGTCGTAGCCGTTGGCCGGCAGCGTCTCGCCGGTCTTCAGGTAGTGATCGGCACTCCACGGTAGATGCTCGAGGTCGATGCGGCGCCCGAACACCGCGCTCACGCCACCGAGGACCTTGACCGCTTCCGCGGTGACGTCTTTCCCGATGCCGTCACCGGCGATGACGGCGACCTTCACGATTGCCTCCGAAAAACATCACACCGAAACATGGAAGCAAAGAAGCACGGAGTTGTCCTCCGTTTTAACCCGAGAGCCGGTGTTCTGTGATGCTGTGTTTCGATGTTGTGCATTTGCGGCCTACACAACTTCGATCGCCATCGCCATGCCCATGCCGCCGCTGACGCAGAGCGTCGCCAGCCCTTTCGTCTGTCGGCGTCGCTGTAATTCGTGGAGCAGCGTCACCACAATGCGCGCGCCGCTGCAGCCGATGGGATGGCCGAGCGCAATCGCGCCGCCGTTGACGTTCAACTTGTCGGCAGGAATCGGCACGTCTTTCAACACGGCGAGCACCTGCGCCGCGAAGGCTTCGTTAATTTCAACGAGATCGAAATCCCCGACGCTTAGACCGGTGCGCTCCTTCAACCTGGCAAGCGCCGGCACGGGGCCGATGCCCATGATTCGTGGATCGACGCCGGCACTTGCCCAGCCGATCACCTTGGCGATCGGCTTCAGTCCGCGCGCCCGCGCGTAGTCACCCGATGCCAGCACCAGCGCCGCGGCGCCGTCGGTGATGCCCGACGCCGAACCTGCCGTGATGATGCCGTCGTGACCTTCGACCTTGGGAAACGTCAGCGGCAACTTGCGCAGCGCCTCGATCGTCGAGCCGGGACGCGGGTGCTCGTCGCTCGTAATGTCGAGGCTCTTCCCTTTTTCGGTGATGGTGACCGGCGCAATCTCGCGGGCGAAGTGCCCGGCCTTCTGCGCCGATTCGGCTTTCAGCTGGCTTTCGAGCGCGAACTGATCCGACTGCTCGCGCGTAATGCCGTACTGCCGCGCGAGCACTTCCGCCGTCTCGCCCATGATCAAACCAGACAGCGGATCGGCGAAGCCGTCGCGATACATCGCATCGACGAACTGGAGGTGGCCCATCTTGTGGCCCCACCGCGCGTCGGCCGCGTCGACGAGATAAGGCACGCGGCTCATGTTCTCGATGCCGCCGGCCAGGACGACTTCGGATTCACCGGTGATGATGCTCTGCGCGGCCGAGGCGAGCGCCTGCATGCCGCCGGCGCACGCTTTATTGATGGTGTATGCCGGCGCCGAATGCGGAACGCCGGTGCGATGACCCACTTGCCGCGCCGGATTCGGACCCACGCCGGCCGGACGGCCGTGCCCGATCAGCACTTCATTGACTTCTGCCGCCGTGATTCCGGCCCGGCTGATTGCCGCTTTCGCGGCCACGGCGCCGAGGTCGGCAGCGTGAACATCCCTGAACGAGCCGCCAAACCTGCCAATCGGCGTCCGGGCGGCGCCCAGAATCACCACGTCGCGACCTGTCATGTTGTGACGATAATATCAAACGACTGTTCAAATTAGCGGGATTCCCACCTCCGCGGGCCCGACCTTGCGGGCCAGATTTGCACCACAAAAGATGGCATTCGTCCCTGCAAATAAGGGTTTCAGCCCTGTTTTTGTCACATTAGTGTCATAGAATTCAAAAGGCCCCCTGCGGTGGGGTCTTTGGGTTTGACTCCCCATTTAGTGCTTCTCTGTTGCGGTTGTTTTTTTTCAAGGAGTGAAGGTGATGCTTTCAAGACCTTTCGCGACACTGTTCCTGATCGCTGCGTTGGCCGTGCCGGCGTTCGCGCAAGAGCAGCGTGGTTCGATCGAAGGTATTGTCCGAGATGCCTCGGGCGCGGTGCTCCCCGGAGCCACCGTCGAAGCCCAGTCTAATGTTGGTCCCGTGGCCTCGGCCATTACCAACGCCGAGGGTTCGTTCCGTTTCCCCTCGTTGCCGCCAGGCAACTACAAGGTCACTGCCAACCTGCAGGGCTTCGTGGCGCGTGAAGTGGTGGACGTGCGCGTCGCGCTCGGCCAAATCAAGAAGGTGGACTTCTCGCTGCCGCTCTCGGGCGTCACCGAGACGGTGCAAGTGACTGCGGTCTCGCCGATTATCGACGTCAAGCAGAGCGCGCGTCAGACGAACATTCGCGCCGAGCAGGTTGAACTGCTCCCGCACGGCCGCGACTTCACGACTCTGGTCACGCAGGCGCCTGGCGCCAACCAGGAAACCAAGCTCGGCGGTATCTCGATCGACGGCGCCAGCGCCGGAGAGAACCGCTTCATCATCGACGGTATGGAGACCACCAACCTCCAGACCGGTCTCTCGGGCACGAACCTGATCGCCGACTTCGTGGAAGAAGTCCAGGTCAAGTCGAGCGGCTTCTCGGCCGAGTTCGGCGGCGCCCTTGGCGGCGTCATCAGCGCCGTGACCAAGAGCGGCACCAACAGCTTCAGTGGCATGGCGCTCTACAACTTCCAGGGCAGCTCGACCACAGGCCGTCGTCGTCCGACCCTGCGCCAGAACCTCACCAACTCCGACATCGCCGAATACATCACGTATGACGACGACGGGGAAGTGCGCAACGAGCCCGGCTTCGCCCTCGGCGGCCCGATCAAGAAGGACCGCATGTGGTTCTTCGGCGCCTACCTGCCGGCGATGATCTCGACCGACCGCACGGTCAACAACAACACCGTCAACCAGACCGATCGGTCGCAGAACATCACCGCCAACGTCACCGGTCAGGCCACCAACGACGTTCGCCTGCGCGTGTCGTACAACAGCTCGAGCCGCAAGCTGAATGGCCTGCTGCCGGCGCTGAACGGCACTGACCCGGTCGGCACCAACTACAGCAAGTCGTCCGACTTCCCGAACTACACCACGTCCGCCAACATGGACTGGGTGTTGTCGTCGAAGTTCCTGGTCAGCCTCAAGGGCGGCTACCGCTCGACCGATCAGCACGACTCGAACGTCACCGAGCAGCCCCGCTACATCTGGACCACCACCACCAACGTCGGCTTGCTCGACGTGCCGGCCAGCCTGCAGCGCGGCACCAATTTCACGAGCATTCCGAGCAACACCAAGGTGACACAAGACCAGCAAACGCGCGCCTACTTCCAGGCCGACAGCACCGTCTATGCCCGGGCCGGCGGCGAGCACCAGGTCAAGTTCGGCGCTTCGTTCGATCAATACGGCAACAACGTGACCGACGGCGAATCGCGCAACCTCGTCACGATCCGCTGGAACACTGCGCTCGCGACCGGCGTCCCGGTGACGCGCGGCACCTACGGCTACTACGAAGTTCGCAGTAACGGCGTCAATCCGAAGCAAGGCCGCATCACTGAAGGCAACGTCAGCTCGACGATGATCGGCCTCTTCGTGCAGGACGCGTGGACGATTGGCAACAAGCTGACGATCAACCTCGGCCTGCGTACGGAACGTGAACGCGTTCCCACCTACGCGACCGGCGCGGATATTCCCGAGTTCGGCCTCGAGTTCCCGTTTGGCGACAAGCTGGCGCCGCGCACCGGCTTCGCGTATGACATCAAGGGCGACGGCAGCTGGAAGCTCGGTGGTTCGTGGGGCGTGTTCTACGACACGTTCAAGCTCGAGTTGCCGCGTGGGTCGTTCGGCGGCGACAAGTGGCTGTCGTACTACTACTCCCTCGACACCTATGAGTGGCCCACGCTGGTCGACGGCGCCAACTGCCCGCCGGCATGCAACGGTACGCTCATTCGCGGACCGATCGACTTCCGTCATCCCTCGTTCGGTTCGGATTCGATCGAACCCGACCTGAAACCGATGCGCCTGCAGGAAGCAACGGTCAGCCTCGATCACCAGCTCAATACCTACATGGCCGTCGGCGCCCGGTACGTGCACAAGCAGGTTGACCGCGCCATCGAAGACACGGGCTTCCTCCTCCCGGACGGCAGCGAAGGCTACGTGATTGCCAACCCCGGCGAAGGCCTGACCGCACTCGCCTTCACCAACCCGAACGTTCCGCTGCCGAAGGCGGTTCGCGACTACGACGCCGTCGAACTTTCGTTCGATAAGCGCCTCGCCAGCAACTGGTACCTCCGCACGAGCTACACCTGGAGCCGCCTGTATGGCAACTACTCGGGCCTGACCCAGTCCGACGAGAACGGGCGCACCAGCCCGAACGTTGGCCGCCTGTTCGACTACCCCGCGATGATGTTCCAGGACGGCGGCAGCCCCGCGCTTGGTCCGTTGGCGACGGATCGTCCACATCAGGTCAAGGCCCAGTTCATCTACCAGTTCCCGTTCGGCAGCAGCGTCGGCGTGAACGAGTACATCGCGAGCGGCCTGCCGATCAGCCGCGAAGTCGGCATCCTGCCGACCAGCAACTACCCGGTGAACTACCTCGGTCGCGGCAGCGACGGCCGCACGCCGACGTTCTCGCAGACGGACCTCTTCGTTCAGCATTCGTTCCGCATGGGCGACAACAGCCTGCAGTTGAGCCTCAATGTCCTGAACCTGTTCAGCCAGGACACCGCTGTCGGCAAGTACTCGACCTACCACAAGACCAACGGCGTCATCATTGACGAGCGTCTCTTCTATCTGGGGCAGCAGACCATCGCCAGCCAGATCGCTGCACAGAACATCGTGAAGGATCCCGCTGCGGCAGCAGCACCGGGCCGCCACCTGGGAAGAGAAGAAGCACCTCGGCCTGCGCCAGGCGCCGCCGGCCAAGGAGCCGCCGCAGGCCAAGCTCGCCGCGCGCGGGGGGAGGTCGTAACGTGCACGTCTCCGAACCGCCGCGTGAAGGCGACGCGCTGCCGGCCACCTCGACGCCCAGCGGGTGGGTCGACGTCTGCGCGCTGCCAGACATCATTCCGGCGACGGGCGTGTGCGCGCTCGTGCGCGGGCGTCAGGTGGCGATCTTCCGCCCCGACGCAGGCAGCGACCTCTACGCGCTCGACAACTTCGATCCCTTCAGCAAGGCGTTCGTGCTCTCGCGCGGGATCCGGGACAGCATCAGCGACCTGCCGATCGCGCAGCCTCCCCAGCCCTTCGTTGCCGCATGTGCGCCGGTGGAGACCAGGTTCACTTGCTCGGCGTCCAGCCATCGGCGCGCGTCGGTGGGGTCGGCCAGTGGGGGGACCGTCATGGCTCGCGGGGGGCGCCGCGGTCGGTGCGGCACGGGATCAAGGGTCTCGGTCGCGACGGCGACCGCGTCGAGGTAGTACTGGGCGAGGCGGTTCGCCGCGGCCTGCCAATCGGCTTCGGTGTCGTGCTCGAGCATCAATTTCCTGGCGTAGGCCCGCAACAGGTCGTGCATGCTGTGCCGTCCCATCCCCCCAGGCTGGATGAGATGCGCCCGGGCCAGCGCCGCTAGCAGTCGCCTTGCCTCCGGCACTGCAGTGTCGAGGAGTGCTGCAGCGGAGAATGTCTCGAAGTCGGGTCCAGCGTGCAAACCGAGCAGCCGAAACGCCCGCGCCGCGTCGACGGGCAGGTGGGAGTACGACCAGGAGAAGACGGCGTGGACGTCGGCCCGTGGATCACCCGCTCCTCCCAACACATCGAGCCGCCGCTGAGAATCGCTCAACTCCCCGACCAGCTCGTCAAGCGAGTCATCCGGCCGCGACGCCGCCAGCTCGGCGGCCACCCGCAACGCCAACGGCAACCGGGAGCATCGAGCCACCAGAAGGGCAGCCGCGATCGGTTCGGTCCTGACCCGGTCCCCGACGAGCCGGCCCAGCAGTGCAAGAGCGTCCTCGGCCGGCAGCAGGTCCAAGTCCACCCGCCGCGCGCCGTGCAGGGCGATCAGACCGGCCAGCGAGTCACGACTGGTGACCAGGACGAAGCAGGTCGCCGATCCCGGCAGCAACGGCCGGACCTGTTCGACGTCACCGGCGTTGTCGATAACGACGAGTACGCGACGTCCGGCCAACGCGCTGCGAAACCGTGCGGCGCGCGCCTCGATCGTTGCCGGAACGGCCGCCGGAGCGATACCGAGCCCATGCAGGAACCCGCCCAATGCCTCCGATGGATCCACCGACTCCTCCGGGTCGTAACCACGGAGATTCACATAGAGCTGGCCATCGGGGAATTGATCGGCCACGTGGTGCGCCCAATGCACCGCCAGCGCGGTCTTACCAACCCCGGCGGTCCCCGACACCGCCGAAATGACGACCGGACCGGGCCGGGCAACCGCCCTCGATGTCCGAAGCAGGTCGTCCAGAACCGCCAGCTCAGCTCGCCTCCCGGAGAAGGCGTAGACGTCGGCCGGAAGCTGCTCGGGAACGTGACGGATGGCAGCGACGGAGGCCTTTGCTGCGGCCAGCGCCGGGTCGGCTTCGAGGATCTGCTGGTACAGCCGCTGCGTCTGTGGGCTGGGGTCGACGCCAAGCTCCCCGGCCAGCCGCAACCGAAGCTGCTGGTACTGCTCCAACGCCTCGGCCTGGCGGCCGCACCGATACAGCGTCAGCAGCAGCTGTCCGGCCAACCGCTCGTCCAGCGGGTGCTGCGCGGCGGTCTCCAGCAACACGGTCAGCAGGGATGCGTGCCGCCCCCGGCGTAGCGCCAGATCGTTTCGGTCTAGTTCAACCGCCAGGCGGCGGCGGTGGAGATCCTCGCGTACTCCGTTCAACCAGGCGTTGTCCAGGTGACCGAATGCTGGTCCATGCCACAACTCGAGCGCCTGCGCGAACAGCGTCTCGGCGGCGTCATCGCCCTGCGCCCCCGCCTGAGCGACCAGGGCAGTGAACCGGTGCAGATCCACCGTCATCAGGTCGAGGTCCAGGACGTACCCAGCCGACCGACGATCCAGCCGGACACCGCACGCCGCCAGGCTGGTTCGCAGTCGAGAAATATAGCTGTAAAGCACTTCTCGAGCGCGTTGGGGAGGACGGTCGCCCCACACCCGATCGATGAGGAGATCGACCGGCACGGCGCGGCCGGCGTCCATCAGCAGCGCTGCCAGCACGCAGCGCTGCCGCGCGGGCCCAATGTCGAGCGGCCGGCCGTTCAGGCATACCTCAACGTCACCGAACAGTCGGAACATGACCGGTGCGTCTACAGTGCGCTCGTCGGCCGATTCCTGATCCACGGTAGCCTCCCCCGAAACGTGCCTCATCGGGAGTCCCGGCGTCACCGCAGGCTCTCATGACCGGCTCTTTCTTCCGGCCGGTCGGCCTGAAGGTACACGGCGTCACCTCCGAAATCCCGATCGCTACCCGGCAGTCATTTGGTGGCCGACGATTGCATTGCCTGATCACCCACACGGCCGCACCCAGGCCGCACCCCACCCCCGCGCAATCCAGCAACCGCACTCTCAATCACGGACACATCATTCCGACCCAGAGCAGCCGTGGCGAACGGATTCGCCTAGGCTAGACCCCCGGGGCCAACGGCGGATGTTCGCGGTCGGCCACCAACATCTGGGCTCGTCGGCAGCGACCTGAGCGACAGGACCCTGGGGCCCGTCTGGATCTCCCGCCGGACCAAGATCAATGCCCCGAGCTGAGCAATTCCTCCACAAGTCCGGTCGACGGGCAGGCCGACCACCTCGGTATTTGTCGCCCACCTCGCCGCAGCCGGGTGACCCAACACGTCGTTCTTCACCCCGTGCCCGCAGCTCGGCGTAGCCCTCGGGAAGCAGATCAGCCACCGGCAGATTGTCGGCGCCACCGCCGTGGACGTGCCGGTCGAGGATCTCAGTTCAGCCTCTCTGTCCCCTGGGTGACGCCGAGCCGGCGTGAAAACATCGGTGGTGGGGTTGCCCGCCGACGCCGTCTCTCTTCTGGTCCTTGAGGCCGTAGTTCAGCCTGGCGCCGGGGCTTCGACCTGAAGGGTTGCGCACTGTTGCTTCGAGCACGCCGGTCAGAATTTCGGTTCCCGACCGAGGCCCCCGGGCATCCTCGCCGTTCGACTGCGGTACCCAGGCGAGAGAGGAGCGCCGATGCAAGAGCCCGAAGTGATCGCCGACGTCGAGCACGAACAGGTCGTGTCCCGGGTCGCGTCGATCGATGTCGCCAAGGCCAGCGGCATGGTGTGCACCCGTGTGCCGCACCCCGGTGTCGCGGACCGTCGGATCACGAAGGTCTGGCAGGTGTCCACGACAACCAACTCGATCCTGGAACTGGCCGATCACCTGGCCGGTCTGGAGGTGGAACGGGTCGTCGTGGAGTCCACCTCGGATTACTGGCGTCCGTTCGTGTACCTGCTCCAAGCGGCCGGGGTGCCGGTTTGGCTGGTCAACGCGCACGACGTGAAGAATGTCCCGGGGGCGGCCGAAATTGGGCCGGATGCGCAGCAAACATGCCTCGCTCGTCCAGGCCCTCACCGGCCGCTTCGACGAGCATCACGCCGAACTGGCCCGGATGCTCCTGGACAGCTACGACGCCCTGTCCGGGCAGATCGACCATCTCAGCGTCCGCATCGACGAACTCATCACTCAACTCCCCGCGGCCGCCGCACCCACCTCCACCGATCAGGACAAGAACCCCGCGGGCGGCGAACTGCCGCCGGCGGTCATCGCCCGGCTCGACGAGATCCCCGGGATCGCCCCTCGCGCGGCGCAGATCATCATCGCCGAGATCGGTCTCGATATGACCCGTTTTCCGACCGCCGACCATCTGGTGTCCTGGGCCAAGCTGTCCCCACGGACCATCCAGTCCGGAGCCCGCAGCCGCGGCGGTAAGACCGGGCAAGGGCAATCCCTACCTCAAGGGCGCTCTCGGCGAGGTCGCCACCGCCCGCAGCCAAGACCAACACCTTCCTCGGCGCCCGGTACAAGCGAGTCGTCAAACGACGAGGCAAGCCCAAAGCCCTCGTCGCCGTCGCCCGCACCATCCTGGTCATCATCTGGCACTTGCTCGCCGACCCCACCAGCCGATACCACGACCTGGGAGTCAACTTCCACAACGATCGCCTCAGCATCCAGCGCCGCACCCGCGGCTACCTGCGCCAACTTCGGGCCCTCGGCTACGACGTCACCCTCAGCCCAGCAAGCTGAACCACGGGTCACCCACCGTGAACCACGGGTCACCCACCGTGAACCACGGGTCACCCACCGAGGGGACAGTCACCAGGTTTTCCGGTCAGGAGTCCCAGGCCGTGTCCAGGTGCGGCACGTCGAGCATCAGCAGCTCCTCGGCGCGGGCGGCGGTCTCGTAGAGCATCTGCCACAACACGCGCTCCCGCAGCGTGACGTCGAGTCCGAGCAGCCCGGCGATCTGGGCGCGGGTCAGGGCACGGGAGCCGTCGCGTGCAACCGGCCTGGCGCGCAACCGGGTCAGCGGATCCTCGGCGAGCCATCGCTGTTCGCGCCAGTACCCGAACGCCTTGCGCAGTCCGGCCAGGCGGACGTTGAACGTCTGCGGCGACGACTGGCCCCACACGAACGTGAACCACCCGGCGACCCGGTCCGGGTCCAGCCGCGCGGTGTCGGCGTCCACGCCGAAGTCCTTGGGCATCCTGTTCAGCGCCGCCGCGTAGCCGCGGCGGGTGTTCGCCGGTCCGATCGTCGCGAGGAACGCGGTGATCCCGTCCGCCAGCGGGACCCCGGTCACCGCGACGGGCGCACCCGAACCTCGCCCATCGGACAGCTGCCGTCCCTATCGCAGATAAATTCCCCCAGCCGGCCCGGCGCGCAAGGGGCATCGGGCCAGGCCGGCTCTGAAGTTACCCGCAGATAATAGGTCATTGTCTGCGGTAACTCCTTAGCGTGACTCTTATCGCGGATGTTCCCGGACCCCCGGTCACGAGGTGACCTCGTCGTCGGGGGTTGCTGCGCTGTGCGGGTTCGCCGACGGGTCGGGTGGATTGATCCAGGACGCGGTCGGAAGTCTCGGCGGTTCGGGGTGTTTGCTGGGAACCGGGTGACCCGTTCCGCTCGGGTCGGCCGCTGTCGTGTGGTCGAGAACGACCGTGAGAATCTGGACCGAACGGAGATCATCGACGAGTCATAGCAACTCGCGGGCACCGGCCTCCCGAGTTCTGCGCGGTGAATGCCACCCCATCCGGCGCCGTACTCGCCCTCAATCACTGGCAGATCCGTGGCGGACGACAGCCCGGTCGCGGCTCCGTCGACGGTGGCCGTCCGACTACCGACCAACCAGATAGGCTGTTCGGACCAGCTGAACGACACGGGGGTGTCGAGTGAAGGTGTTGAAAGCGGGCAACGCATCCTCGCACCGGCAAACACCGGCAGCGACCGGCGCCGATCGAGACCTGTGTATCCATCCGGCCGTCGACGACGTTCGTCAGGTCATTCCGGTCGCCGGGTTGCTGCGCGGCCGGGTCGACGGGCTGGTCAGACCCTGCGGGGATGGCAGCGACCCCCATGTTAGCCAACCCACCGGGGCGACCGCCGACGTGGTGGACGTTGTGCGTGGTCCGGCCGGACCCGCACTGGTCCGTCGGACGGTCGGCCCGGGCGCCGGGCCAACCACCGATCCCGGGACGGCAGCACTTCCGGATCGGTTGCGCAATGGCCTGGAGCGGCTGTCCGGGCTCGACCTGTCCGGGGTACGGGTGCACTACAACTCGGACGGACCGGCCCGGCTGAACGCGCTGGCATTTACCCAAGGACAACACATCCACGTCGGCCCGGGCCAGGAAGGTCACCTTCCCCATGAGGGGTGGCATGTCGTGCAGCAGGCGACGCGCCGAATCCGGCCGAGCCTGCGCGCAGAGGGGGTCGGGGTCAATGCCGACCGGACCTTGGAATAGTCTATCCCGTCATCGGCGTCGGGCTGGTGGTTGCCGCGCACGTGCTCCTCGCCAGGCTCGACAACGGATCGCCCCTCGCCGAGATCAGCATCTATATGGTCGTTCTCGGCGCCGGAATCGGACTGACCAACCAGATCATGATCCTGATCGCGCAGGACAGTTTGTCGCCCGCCGACCTGGGGGTGGCCACCTCGACGGTATCCTTCCTGCGTTCCGTCCTCGTGCAGCCGGCGGGCCGACGGTGTTGTCGAGGTTCGGGTGAAGTTTCCTCGGCGTCGCGCGCGACAACACTCGAAAGCGCCGGCGGGGAGCAATGGGAGGAACTCCGCCGCCCATTGCGTCCGTGCCCGCGGGCTGTGACAGTCGCCGCGTGTGTGCCTACGAAAGTCATGACCCGTTCATCGGCCGGGAGCCCGAGTCCGCCGGACTCCGCGACGCGATCGCGGCGGCCCGGGAGGGACGCGGCGGGGTGATCCTGGTGTCCGGCCCCGCCGGGATCGGCAAGTCCCGCTTGGTCGAGGAGGTTCTCGCCGACGAACCGGACGCCCTTCGGTGCCGGTGCCCGGCCGAGGCGGGGACTCCACCGCTGTGGCCGTGGCGGCGCATCCTGGGGAGGATCGGCGGTTCGGCCGCTGCCGGCCCCGCCGACATCACCGCCACGGCCGACGCCGCGGAGTCGGCGGCCGCACGCTTCGGCCTGATGGTCACGCTCACCGACGCCCTGGTGGCCGCCGCGGAGGAGATCAAGGGGCTCGTGGTCGTCGTGGAGGATCTCCACGACGCCGACGAGGCCTCGCTCGCTTTGCTCCGGCAAGTGGCCCGGGAGGCGGCGGACTCCCGGTTGCTCGTCATCGCGACGCATCGTGACCCGCCCGACGGGCAGGGGACCGCTCTGGCCCGTACGTTGGCCGACATCGCCCGGAGCAGGTCTGTGCGCACGGTCCGCCTCGCCCCGTTCACGCACGCCGAGGTCGCCGAATACTTCGACGAGGTTCCCGGTAGTCCCCCCGTCGCCGCGGAGGTGCTCGCGCGCACCGGTGGTTTGCCGCTGCTGGTGGCCGCCGTGGCACGGGTACTGGCCACGGCGCCGCAGCCGGCCGGCGCCCGCGTGGAGGTGCCGGCCGCGGACCTGCGGCTGCTGGTGGGCGAACTGCTGCGGGGCCTGGATCCGGAGATCCGGGAAACCGGACGGGTGGCCGCGGTGCTCGGCGAGGACGTCGACACGGGGTTGCTCGCCGAGGTTCGGGGGCTGTCTCCTGCCGACGTGTCCGGCCACCTCGCGGTGCTCGGCGGTGCCGGTCTGATGACCTCCTCCGGCGAGCCAGCCCGGTACCGGTTCGCGCATGCCCTGGTCCGGGAAGGTGTGGCACGCGAGTCGTCCCGGCTGGCGGCCGGGGTGCACCGGCGAGCGGCCGAGCTGCTGCAACGCCGACCCGACGCGGAGGCGGCCGGCGCGGCGCGCATCGCCGCGCACTGGCAGCTCGCCGGTGCTGACGCGGACGCCCGGCGCGCCGCCGTTCGTTGGCTGCGCACCGCCGCCGCGTACGCCCGGCGGGCGTACGCGGCGGAGGACGCGGCCGGGCTGCTCGGCCAGGCCCTCACCACGCTGGACCGTATCGGGGCCGGCGAGGCCGAGCGGGCCGAACTGCTGGTCGAGCTGGCAACCGCGGAGTACCTGGCCGGCGACATCGTGACAAGCCTCGCGCATTGTGGCGAGGCCGCCGATGCGGCGGAATCCGCGGGCCTCAACGATCTGCTCGCCGCAGCGGCGCTCGTGCACGGCGTCAGCGACGGAGAGATACTGTCCTCGCTGTCGGCGCTGTGCGATCGCGCCCTGGATGCGCTGGACGGCACCGGGGATGACCCAGCGTCGGCGGTGGCCCGGTCCCGGCTGCTCGCGCAGCGGGTGACCCTGGATGTGGGCGCCGAGCGATGGGCGGAGGTGTCGCGAACCTCACGGGAGGCCCTGCGCCTGGCGCAGGAGAGCGGCGACCCGACCGCTCTGCTCGCCGCCGCCCAGGCCCGGGTGGCGACCCTCGACCAACCGGAGGACGTGGCCGAGCGCCGGCGACTCGGCGGAATCGCCATCCGTACCGGCTCGCAGGCGGGAGCGCCGATCGCGGCGGTGCTCGGGTACACCTGGCGGATCGGCGCGGCCTACCAGGACATGGACGTCGCGGCGGCCGACGAGGAGATCGCCCGGCTCGGCGAGTTCGCCCGGGCCACCGGCCTGCCCCTGGCCCGGTGGCACCACCTCCGCGCGCGGGCGGCCCGCGAGGTGCTGGCCGGCCGGTTCGACCAGGCCCGGGAGTTTTCGTCCGAGGCCAACCGGGTGGCGCAACGAATGGGGGACCCCAACTACCTCGGGTACGTCTTCGCCTCTCACGTCGCCTTCCTGCGCGGCGACCCGGGTGAGTTGCTGCCCGGGACGCACGAGATGTTCGCGACGGCACCGAACACGCCGGTCGTGGAAGCCTTCCGCACCATGCTGCGGTTCCTTGCGGGCGAGGACATCGACGGCGACTACGCGCGGCTGCGCCAGCTGCTGCGGGACCCGCTGCCGGGAGGCCGGATCGTCGGCGTGCTGATGTTGTTGACCGAGCTGGCCGAGGGGTTCGGCGACGCCGAGGCCGCCGGGTGGGCGTACGAGGTGTGGCGGCCGTGGGCGGGCACGGGTGGGATGGCCTCCTTCGCCGGCGTGATGACCCAAGGCGCGTGCGCGCTGGAAGTCGGCAGGATGGCAATGGTCCTGGGACGCCGGGACGAGGCCATCGACACCCTGCGTTCCGCGGCCGCGATCAACCTGCGCATGGACGCACTGCCCTGGCTCATCGTGACCTGGCTGAACCTGGCCGGCGCGCTGCAGCGGCGCGGCGGGCGGGGCGATCTCGCGGAGGCCGATGGTCTGCTGTCGCGTGCGGCGGGCGAGGCCCGCCGGCTGGACATGCCCGGATGGCTGGCACGCGCGGACCGGCAACTGGCCGACCTGCGGGCCGCCCGCCGCAGGTCCGACCCGCTCAGTCCCCGGGAACGCGAGGTCGCCGACCTCGTCGCGCAGGCGTTGACGAACCGGCAGATCGCCGAGCGGCTCTTCCTGTCCGAACGCACCGTGGAGAGTCATCTGAGCAGGATCCTCGCCAAGCTGAACGTGAGCACCCGCACCGAACTGGCGGCGCAGTTGCTGAGGGCACCGCCGGTGCGGTAACGCGAAACCGCTCAGGGCGTGCCTGCCGTAGATCGTTCGTGGGTGCGCGGGCGCTGGATTCAGTACCTCCTGTGCGTACATGCACGGATGTGGCGGGCACCGAACGCGGCGACAGTCGACGGGTGATCAATTCCCCATCCATCAAGTAGATAAGGGCCCCATCATGATTCGTCGGCATACTCCTGGCCGGGGGACTTCCGGACCTTCGAGCGACTCGACTGCTGCTCGCCGCCGCAGGCAAATCTTCACCAAGCTCGACGCAGCAGCCACGCCGCGGCCAGCGCGTTCGCGATCCGCAAGGGCATCGCCTGAACTACGGCTGGCCAGTGAGCAGTCCGACCCACAACCGCACCGCTTGACCCGTCTCTGGCACTGAACCGAGGATGGTCAAGTCACCCGACGCCGGTCCCACCCGACCGCCCGTATATCGCTTACTGCGGCCCCCAGCCAGGTCAAATCCGCCCAGCTTTTCGGCACGCCGACGCCTGGCGGCCGCGGTCGGGGCGACCTGGCAGGCGTCCGGACGCGACAAACGACGAACACGGTGACATGAGCGGTTCAACGACCGTGCGTTGCACCGCGGCCGTGGACCCGGTTCTTCTGCGGCCCCCAGCCAAGTCAATCCCGCCCAGCTTTTCGGCACGCCGACGCCCGGCGGCCGCGGTCGGGGCGACCTGGCAGGCGTCCGGACGCGACAAACGACGAACACGGTGACATGAGCCGGTTCAACGACCCATGACTGGTGCGTTCACCGCGGCCGTGGACCCGGCGCTGTGCCACCGCGGATCCGCGGCAGGTGATGGCCAAGACCCCAGCCGGCCGGTGGCTGTCGCTCGGCAGCGGCGTCACCCGCAGCGACGTCGTCCTGATCGCGCGCGAGCCGTAGGCGGCACACCAACCGCCGACGGCTGCGGTCTACGAGATGGAGGACATTCGTCAGTCGTAGCGCAGGCCGTCAGCGGGCAAATCGTAGCGCAGGCCTTCAGGCCTGCCGCGAGCAGCCCTAAAGGGCTGCGCTACGGGCAGACGTCAGCGAACCGGCTCGGGCGGCTCCGCCTGCCGGCTAAAGCCCCCCGCCACGAACGGCATCGTGTAGACGGTCTGTCCCGTCGCCGCGTCGAAGACCTCCAGGGTGAGATGCACATCGCCGCGGCGCGCGCGGGGGGGCGAGATCGGATCCGGTGGGTAGACCGCCGGAACGATCTCCACTTCCACGCGCAGCTGGGCACGGAGGCCGGGGATGCGCGCGGGGCCAGGCGGCAGCGGATCGAAGTCTACGAACCCGCCCGTCCCCGCCGATAATGGCCCGCCGTCCGCCTCGAATAGCAACGTGCCGTCGAGACCGAAAAAGCGGGCGCACGGTTCGATGATGCCGCCGGCTTCACCAGCATTCAGCACGCTGATGCGGATCGCCTGACCCTCTTTGATGCCGAACAGTCCGGTCTTGAACGGTGTCGGGTCGACGCCGGCGACTGGTACGAAGGGCTGTGGGTCGATACCCGCGACGGGCACGAACGGCTGCGGCTCGATACCGGCGACTGAAGCGAACGGCGTGGTGAAACGGGTCTGGCCCGTGGCTGTGTCGAACACCTCGAGGGTGACGATCACGGATCGTTGACGCAGACGAGCCGCCACCGGATCGGGCGGAAACTTCACGGGATGCTCGAAGACCACCGCCGCACGCACTTGCGCGCGTCCGCCAACGGTGCCACCGAGCATGGGCATGACATCGACGAACGTGCCGGCGCCATTGCCCAGCGGACCGCCGGCGATTTCGAACAGCAGCGCGCCGGTCGCATCCAGGACATGGAAGCAGGGATCGATGACGCCGCCCGCGGCGCCGGCGTTCAAGACGCTGATGCGGATCGATTGCCCGACGGTGACGCCAAACAGCCCCGTGCGAAACGGCTCTGGCTGGATGCCCGCCGACGCGAGCGGGACGTGGAGAAGCGTGATGAGACAGGCGACCGCGATCTTCTTCATGATGTCTTCCTCCAGGAAGGCGTTCGGCTATGAATGCGCCATCAGGAGCGAAGAACTGTCATGGCCTCGCGTTGGTCGCGAGCTGAACGGCTTGATCGAGCGACATGGCGCGGCCTTCCGCCAGCGCCTGTTCGAATGCGGACGTCCCCAGCGACACTTCCGCCGCCGTGATGAAGCGGTCCCCGATCCACATCTTATGCGACGGTTGCAGAGGCGCTCCGACGCTGTCGAGCAGCGCGTGCATGGCTCCCCACAATTGCGCGGCCCGACGATGGCGGCCCTGCCCCGCCTGCGCGCCTGCGAGAAAGCTCAGGAAGAAGGCCGTCAGCAGGCGATCACCGAGTTCCCGGGTCACCGCGAGTGCTTCACTACACAACTGTTCGGCATCGACGTACTGCCCCTGCAGAACCCGGAAGAGCGCAAGGTCGGAGAGGCACATCCCGATGCCCCACGTGTCCCCCTTCCGCCGGCAGTGATCCAGGGCCTCCTGCGCTATCCGACACGCCTCGTCGAAGTCACCCGCCTGCATCGCCTGGTATGCGAGGCACTGGAGAGCCGGGCTCGCACGCCACAGCTCTCCACACGCCGCCGCGGCATCCAGGCACTCACGAGCGAGCTGGACCGATCGTTCGACGTCGCCGGACTCGAACGCCAGTACCGACAGCAGGCCGAGCGACAGGGCGGACTCGGCGTGCGAATCGGCCTCGCGGCTGCGCTCCAGGCTGCGCTCAGCAAACCGCTTCGTCGTCGGATAGTCACCCTGGAAAAAGGTGATCGAGCCAAGGCCGGTGAGGGCCTTCGCCGTCAACCGCGGCGAGGCGCCCTCGTTCGCCAGGGCACGCTCCAACCACACGCGTCCCTCGCCCAGGTGGCCGCGCTTGATCCAGAACCAGGACATCGCCGCCGCCATCTCCAATCCGGCGTCCTCGCCGGCATGTCCTTCCAGGCTCCACTCGAGCGCCGAACGGAGGTTGTCGTGCTCGCTCTGCATGCGCTTCAGCCAGAGCGCCTGGTCGGCCTCGAGCAGCGCCGGATCCGGACGTCTTCGCGCAGGTCTGCGCAGCGATCCCCGCCGTCGCCGGACGTGCCGCGCCGTTGCCTGGGCCGCCCGCCGGCACGGCCCCCGAGTTGCTGTAGCCCTTGGGTGTCCTCCTGATCATTTCCCGGACACCAGCACAACAGTTTCGTAGCATTCGAAGGGCTGCTGCTGCGCTTCGGGCCTGTTCCGGGGGATCCCGCCAGCTATACCGTAAAGGCCATGGTGCAAGGCTTCAAGACCTTCGAGCGGCGGGGCATTCGCATTGGCACACAGCAGTTCGTCACGCTCGACATCGCACTTGAAGTCGGGACGGTCGAAGAATCGATCACGGTGACCGCGGATGCGCCGCTGGTCGAAACGTCGAACGCCTCACACGGTGAAGTGCTCGATGCCAAGACGATCGAAACACTGCCGAGCATCGGCCGCAATGTGTTCCTGATGGCCGCGACGGTGCCGACCGTGCAGAGCAGCGGCGACACGCACTGGAACCGCATGCAGGATCAGACCGGCGCGTCGGCGATTTCTCTCGGCGGCGGCGGTGTCCGTTCCAACAACTATCTGCTCGACGGCTTCCCGGTCACCGACCTGCAGAACCGCTCCGCCACCAACCCGAGCGGCGAAATGGTCGAAGACGTGCGCGTCCAGGTGCACACTTATGACGCCGAAATGGGCCGCACCGGCGGCGGCGTGCTGAACACCACGGCGCGATCGGGCTCGAATCTGTTCCGGGGCTCGGCCTTCTACCAAGGCCGGCCCAACGCGCTGATCGGCCCGCTGTTCTTTAACCAGATCCGCGACATCGAGAATTCGCCGCAGTTCTGGCGATCGTTTGGCGGCGGCGTCGGCGGCCCGCTCATTCACAGCCGGACGTTCTTCTATGCTGCAGGGGAGGGCTATCGCGACGGCCTGTCGCAGAACGCCGTCATGCATGTGCCGACGGCGGCGATGCGGAACGGCGACTTTTCGAAGCTGACGAATCTGGCAGGGCAGCCCGTCATCATCTACGACCCGGCAACCACCGATGCGAACGGCAACCGGCAGCCGTTCCCCGGCAACATCATCCCCGCCAACCGCATCAGCCCGTGGGCGCGCGAATATCTCAAGGCGATCCCGCTGCCGACCACGGATCTCGACAACAGCAGCGGCAACCTGCCGGCGCAGGACGTGATTAACGACGCGGCGCAGCAGGGCTCGCTGAAACTCGACCATCACTTCACCGATAACATCGCGCTCAGCGGCGTCTACCTGTTCCAGAATTCAGCCGAACCCGATCGCAACTTCTTCCCCGATGCGCCCTATGCGTATCCGAGCTACCAGCTCGATCGCGCCGTCAACGTCGTCGTCCTCAACAACACCTACATCGTCAACTCGAGCACCGTGGCGACGTTCCGCTTCGGCATGAACACGTTCGAAGACGACAACAGCCTGCCGTACGATTTCGACCCCGCGACGCTCGGCTTTGCGCCGAGCTTCGTCAATCAGATGCCGGTGAAGAAGTTCCCGTCGGTCACGACCACCGGCTACCAGGGCACCGGTTTCACCGGCGTCAACAATCGCAACTACTACACCTACGGCGGCAACGGCACCATCACGAAGCTGATGGGCGGCCACAGCATCAAGATCGGCGCCGATTACCGCATCCTCGGCGTCAAGGCCGAGAACTTCGGCCAGTCGGCCGGGTCGTACACGTTCAACGGCCAGTTCACCGCCGCGAATCCGACCGTCAACGTGCGTAACGCGATCGCCGACCTGATGCTCGGGTTCCCGTCGGCCGGGACGTTCGTGCAAAACACGCCGGTCAATAACTTCGTGAACTATTACGGCGGTTACTTGCAGGACGACTGGCGCGCCACCGACAAACTGACGGTGAATTACGGGGTTCGCATCGAACACGAGTCCGGGCTTGCCGAGGCCGACAACAAGCTGGTGGTCGGATTCGATCCCGATGTGGTGAGCCCGGTTGGCGTGACGATTGCCGCGGATCCGCAAGAACGAGGCCGCAATCCGCGCCCGCGTGAAGGAACTGCTTGATCTCGTGCAACTCGACTGGCTCGCCGACCGCTATCCGAGCCAGCTCTCCGGCGGCCAGCGCCAGCGTATTGCGCTGGCGCGCGCGCTTGCCATCGAGCCGCGCATCCTGCTGCTCGACGAGCCGTTCGGCGCGCTCGATGCCAAGGTGCGCAAGGAACTGCGGCAATGGCTGCGCGCGCTGCATTCCGAAATCCACGTCACCTCGATCTTTGTCACCCACGACCAGGAGGAAGCCCTGGAAGTTGCCAACCGCGTCGTGGTCATGGACAAGGGCCGTATCGAGCAGGTCGGCACGCCCGGCGATGTCTATGACAATCCGGCGTCGGCCTTCGTGCATGGCTTCATCGGCGAATCGATCGTGCTTCCGGTCGAGGTGCGCGACGGCCATGTCCGGCTCGACGGCAAGGCACTCAATCTCGCCGCCAACGGCACCGCCGCCGGGGCGGCAAAGCTGTTTGTCCGCCGCCATGACATGCAGATCGGCCCGGCGGGCAGCGGGCCACTGGAGGGGGCGGTCAAGCACGTCCGCACGTTCGGCCCGATCCAGCGCGCGGAAGTGGCGCTGTGCAGCGGCGAGGGCAACACGGTGATCGAGATCGACGCGCCACGCGACCGGGAACTGCAGCCCGGCGAAACCGTGGGCCTGCAGCCCCGCCGCTACCGGATTTTTGCTGCGTAGCGACGTCATTCCGGGGCGCGCGCAGACGCCAAAAAAGGCCCCGCGTTCACTATTCAGCCACTGTTGGTATGCAACAACATTCGGCCTGACCTTGGGGGAATCCGTCGATTATGCGGGCGATTTGCGCCATCTTCGCGTTGCTGATGCTTGCCGGCTGCATGTCCGACAGCCAGCCCGAGCAGCCGACCATGTATCTGTCCATGGCCAATGGCGGCGCCACGCTCGATCCGCAGGCCGCAGCCTCCATGATCTCGCAATACCGGCAGAACAACGGGCTCGGCAAGGTCGTGGTCGACCCCGACCTGATGCTGCTGGCAGACGCCCAGTCCACGGCCATGGCCGGCCGCAACAAGCTCGACCACGACGTCAAGGGCCCCTTGACCAAGCGGCTCGGCGCCTCCGGCTACCCGGCCACAGCGGCGGTCGAGAACGTCTCGGCCGGCTACCATACTCTGGCGGAAGCCTTTTCCGGCTGGCGCGATTCGCCGCCGCACCGGGCCAACATGCTCAGCCGCGATGTCACAAAATTGGGCATCGCGGCGCGTTATGCCCCAAACACTAAATACAAGGTGTTCTGGACGCTCATTCTTGCCTCAACGGATGCCAGATAAATCAGCCGTGATAGCTGCGCTGCGTCTGGCAGATTGACGCCGCCACCGGCAGCCGCTTTGGTGCGGCGCATTGTTCCCCGATCCGATGGCTCACATGGATAGTTCCGCTTCGGCGCCAGCCACCACGCCCGCAAAAGCGCAACGCGTGCTGGTGTTGCAGGGCGGCGGCGCGCTCGGCTCCTACCAGGCCGGTGCTTATCAGGCGCTGTGCCGTCACGATTTCGAGCCGGAATGGATCGCCGGCATTTCGATCGGCGCCATCAATGCCGCCATCATCGCGGGCAACGAGCGCGACAAGCGCGTCGAGCGGCTGAAGGAGTTCTGGGACATGGTGTCCCAGCCGGTGTCGTGGTCGCCGCTCGTGCAGGGCGACCGCGCGCGCTCGCTGTTCAACGAGACCAGTGCTGCGATCATCGCGACCTTCGGCGTGCCCGGTTTCTTCACGCCGCGCTTCCCGCCTGCGCCGCTCTGGCCGTCCGGCTCCGCGTCGGCGCTGAGCTACTACGACACGGCGCCGCTGAAGACGACGCTGGAGCGGTTGGTGGACTTTGATCGCATCAATGATTTGAAGACGCGGTTGTCGGTCGGCGCGGTCGGCGTCACCTCAGGCAATTTCAGATATTTCGACAATTATGAGTTCAGGAAGCTCGGCAAGAAGATCGGGCCCGAGCATATCATGGCATCAGGCGCACTGCCGCCGGGCTTTCCCTCGGTCGTGATCGAGGGCGAACATTACTGGGACGGCGGCATCGCCTCCAATACGCCGCTCGACCATGTCCTTGAAAACGAGCGGAGCCGCGACCTCCTGATCTTTCAGGTCGACCTGTTTTCCGCGCGCGGAGACTTGCCGGCGACCCTGCTCGAAGCCGCCGAGCGCGAAAAGGACATCCGCTTTTCCAGCCGCACGCGGATGAACACCGACATGAACCGGCAGGTCCACAACGCGCGCATGGCGGTGCGCGACCTGATCGGCAAGCTGCCGGATTATCTGAAGAACGACCCATCGGTCGCGTATCTGCGCGAGGCGGCCAAAGAAAACACAGTCACGGTGGTTCACTTGATCTATCGCAGCAAAAACCACGAATCTTCGTCCAAGGATTACGACTTCTCCCACGTCGGCGTGGTCGAGCATTGGGGAGCGGGCGTGCGCGACGTCCATGCGTCGATGCGACACAAGGACTGGCTCGAGCGGCCGCAATCCGGCGAGACCATGGTGACTTACGATCTCACGTGGGACGGCGAAGACGTCTCCAAAGGCAAGAAGGAGTGAATGAAATGGGTACGCTGACAGGCAAGACGGCAGTGGTGACTGGTTCGACCAGCGGCATCGGACTTGCGATTGCGCGGGCCTTCGCCGGCGCCGGCGCCAATATCGTGATCAATGGCTTCGGCGCGCCCGCCGACATCGAACGTGAGCGCTCCGGCATCGAGACCGACTTCAAGGTCAAGGCGGTGCACTCGGCCGCCGACATGAGCAAGCCTGCCGAGATCGCGGAGATGATCGCGCTCGGCGAGAAGACGTTCGGCTCGGTCGATATCCTCGTCAACAATGCCGGCATCCAGTTCGTTTCGCCGATCGAGGAATTCCCGATCGAGAAATGGGACGCCATCATCGCAATCAACCTGTCATCCGCGTTCCACGCCATCCGCGCCGCGGTGCCGGGCATGAAGAAGCGCGGCTGGGGCCGCATCATCAATACCGCATCCGCCCACTCCCTGGTCGCCTCGCCCTTCAAGTCGGCCTATGTGTCGGCCAAGCACGGCATCGCCGGCCTGACCAAGACCGTGGCGCTGGAGCTTGCCACCCACAAGATCACCTGCAACTGCATCAGCCCCGGCTATGTCTGGACGCCGCTGGTCGAAAAGCAAATTCCCGACACCATGAAGGCGCGCAACCTGACCAAGGAGCAGGTCATCCATGACGTGCTTCTGGAAGCGCAGCCGACCAAGGAGTTCGTGACGTCGGAGCAGGTCGCAGCGCTGGCGCTCTTCCTGTGCGGCGCCGACGCGGCGCAGATCACCGGCACCAACCTCTCCATCGACGGTGGCTGGACCGCGGCGTAAGCGCGGGCTGTCATCGCCCGGCTTGACCGGGCGATCCAGTACTCCGCGGCCTATCAGTTTTAATTCGACGTCTCTGGAATACTGTCAGCGCGTGAAGGCCGACAGCGCCGTGACCGTCGTCGAAAATGATGGGGTTGGGCGTAAGTCCGGGTGGGTCCGGGCATGTCTGCGCGGCAAGGCGCGCAGATACGCCTTACCTTTTGCCGAACGCCAGCACGTGCAGGCCGAGGCGGCGGCGCACGATGACAAATAGCAACACGGTCTCGAAGACGAGTGAGATCGAGGTCGCGGCCGCGGCACCCTGGCCGCCGAAGCGCGGTACCAGCGCCACGCACAACACGAGATTCATGACGAACGCCAGCGCATAGGCGAGCGCGCAGATGTGCTGGTGGCCGAGCATGTTGAGGAGCCGCTCGACTGGTCCGATCGCCGCGCGCACCACAAGGCCGATGGCGGCGATGAACATGATGTCGTAGCCGACCATGAATTGCGGTCCGAACAGCCAGAGCAGCGGCTTGCCGAACGCGAGCAGCACCAGGGTTGCGGCGAGCGACGGCCAGAACGTCCACTGGATCGCGTGCGCAACATAGGCCGAAAGGCGGGCCTTGTCGCCGAGCGCAGTATATTCGGCAAAGCGATGCGCCGTGGTTGCCGACATCGCATAGTGGATGAAGGAGACCAGCGCCAGCGTCTTCACCACGGCGAAATAGATGCCGACTTCCTCGGAGGAGCGGAACTGCTGCAGCACCAGCACATCGGTGTAGGAGAGCAGCAGGTAAAAGCCCTCGACCATCAGGATCGGCAGCGACACGGCGAGCCAGCCGCGGAAATCATACGCCTTCGCGCCCGGTTCGATGTGGCCGGCGAGCCTGCGGTTCAGCACGATCATCTGGCCGAGCATGGCAAGCCAGACGGCCGCAGCGCTTGCGAGCATCGCTGCCGTTGCGCCGAGGTTGAGACCGAGCACGACGGCGCCGGCCGTGATGCCGATGATCAGCGTCTGCCGCACGATGAATTGCGGCATTAGTCCGAGCCGCATCCAGTCGTGCGAACGGGCGATGCCGTCCTGCGTGTTGGCGACGACGAAGGCCGGCAGCGTGGCGCAGCCGATATAGAGCGGGACAATGGTGTTGGCGTCGATCGACGGCGCGAGGGCCCTGACAAGGCCGGCCAGCATCAGCGCAACCACGCTCGACACCGCAAAGGTCATCCAGCGGCTGCCGGACAGGAAGCCGCGCAGCAGCGCGTATTCGCCGCGGGTGCGGTATTCCGGAATGATCTTCTGCGCGGAAGCAGAGGTGCCGAAATCCATCATGCTGCCGAGCAGCAGCACCCAGGTCCAGACATAGACATAGACGCCGTAATCCGAGGTCCCCATCCAGCGCGCCAGCAGGATCTGCGAGCCATAGGCCATCACGGCGCTGACGACGCGGATGATGAAGATGGTGGCGGCAAGGCGCTTGGTGACGGACGCCTCGCTGGAACCCATGAGCAGCGACTTCAGCCGCGCGAGAACGCCTGCAGGCGAAGTGACTGGGGATTGAGTGTCCATCACGGCCACGGCGGGCTGACCCTCGGAAATATGCCGCGAGGCGCGGCGATATCCGATCTATCAACCAATCGTTAAGATTTGGTGGGCGAGCGCCATTCTCTCCGCTGTCGTCCCGGCGAAAGCCGGGACCCATAACCACGAATGTATGTTGTCGAAATGCTGGGGCTCCAGCACTGTCAAACCTCACCCAGCGGTGGTTATGGGTTCCGGCTTTCGCCGGAACGACAGCAAGAGATCAGTTCAAATTCACATTGAACTCGTAGGCGCGTTCGCCGCCGGTCAGCGTGAATTTCAGCGCCGCGCCGTCAGCCTTGGCGCCGGGCGGCAAGCCCTCGAGATCGAAGGCGAAGCGCCTGACGCCAGGCGAGCCGTGGGAGACCGGCTCCGGGATCGGCAGCGCCCAGTCCGGCGTCGGGCCTTCGACGAAGAGATTGACCTCGGTTCCCTCAGGCGCGCCGACATCGACAAGCACTTTCTTGTCGCCGTCGCGCTTGACGTCGCGGATGGTTAGCGGATTGGGGTCGCCGATATTCGCCGGCTTCGGCACGGCATCGAGTGCTGTGGCAAGTCCCCCGTCTTCGGTTGAGGCAACGCTCGAGAAGGTGAGTTCGCTCGTGGCCTCGACCGGAATGCAGAGCTTGTCGCAAACCGCGTAGGTGATGGCGGCGCGCAGGGTCACCGGCTTGTCGGCGCTCTTCGCCACGATCCGCAACGGTAGCACCACCTGCTTCTTGTAGCCGAGCGAGAAGCCGCCGGCGCCGTCGTCGAACTTCATCGGCGCGGGCCATAAAATGGTCACCGCTTCGACATTGTCGGACTTGGAGAAATCGAACCGCGGCGGCACGCCGGAATCGCCGGGGTTGCGCCAATAGGTCTTCCATCCCGGTTCAAGCTGGATGGCGATGCCGCCGAGCAGCACGCCGCCGCTGCGCGATCCCGCCAGCAGCCGCAGCGCCGAATGCGCATCGCGCTGCCAGGGCGAGGAATCCCCGGCGCACGCGCTTGTCGCAAGCGCTACCGCCAGTACTTTTGCGGCTAGCCCAAGTGCGGCGCGCATGGGAACAATCGCGTTCATGAAGCGTCTTTACAGGCTGGAATAATCGCAAACCATTGAATTGCTTGTGATGTACTGCGGTAAGCTTGATTGACAGACGCTCCACCCAATATCAGGATATAACGAAGCACGAGAGGCCTTTTTCGGATGAGTCCAGAAGGCAAAGCACCGAAGCCGCCGGGCCGCAAGGTCGGCCCCGGTCACAATGTGCCCGACGAGAGCTATCTCGACGGCCAGCTCCTGATCGCCATGCCCGTGATGGGTGACCCCCGCTTCGAACGCTCGGTGATCTACATGTGCGCGCATTCTTCGGAAGGCGCCATGGGCATCATCGTCAATCATCCCGCGGGCAGCATTGATTTTCCGCAACTGTTGATGCAGCTCGACATCATCAAGACCGCGGACCAGATCAAGGTTCCTGACAATGCCGAGCCGATGCAGGTGTTGAAGGGCGGTCCGGTGGACACCGGTCGCGGCTTCGTGCTGCATTCCAGCGACTTCTACCTCGAGGACGCGACGCTGCGCATCGACCAGGATATCTGCCTCACCGCGACCGTCGACATCCTCAAGGCCATCGCCAAGGGCGCAGGCCCCAGGCATGCAATCCTGGCGCTCGGCTATGCCGGCTGGGCGCCGGGGCAACTCGAGACCGAGATCCAGCACAATGGCTGGCTGCATTGCGCCGCCGATCCCGACCTCGTGTTCGGCAGCGCTGTCGAAGAAAAATACCCGCGCGCCTTGCGCAAGATCGGCATCGACCTCGGCATGCTGTCGAACGAAGCGGGTCATGCGTAGCCGCTGACGGCGCCGCCTATTCGCTGTCGTCCCGGCCAAGCGAAGCGCGAGCCGAGACCCATAACCACAAACGTAAAATTTGTGCGACGCTGGAGCTCCAGCTCGTTCGAACAACTGTGCCCCGTGGTTATGGGTCCCTGCTTTCGCAGGGCCGGCAATTGCGTTTACTCCGCCGCTTCCTGCGCCACCGTCGGTGCGGTGCCGGCCACCGTGGCGCGGCGCATGTCGCGGGGCTGCGATTGGTCGTAGCGGCGCACGCGGTGCATGGTCTGGCGATTGTCCCACATCACGAGGTCATGCAACTTCCATTTGTGGACATAGACGAATTCCGGCTGCGTCGCATGTTCGTTGAGGTCGCGCAGCAGGAGGCGGCCTTCCGGCACGCTCATGCCGCGTATCGCGCCGGCATGCGATGACAAATACAGCGACCTGCGGCCGTGCACGGGATGGGTACGCACCAGCCGCTGCAGCACCGGCTTGAACACCTCTTTTTCCTCGTCGGTATAGTCGAGGAAGCCGAGCGATCCCCGCGAATACATCAGCGAGTGTTCGCAGACCATGTCCGCGATCTCGGCCCTGATCTCGTCGTCGAGCGCATCATAGGCTGCGCGCATGTCGGCGAATTCGGTATTGCCGCCCTTCGGATTTACCACGCGCGCCGACAGCAGCGAGAATTTGGCCGGGATCGGGCGGAACGAGCTGTCGGAATGCCACAGCCAGTTGCCGAGGTTGAACAGGGCGGCGCGGCTGTCGCGCGGCAACGGCTTGCCGTCCTTGCCGAGGTTGGAGACGTCGTTGAGGCCGGAGGTGAGGCGGTAATCCTCCTTCTTCACCACCGTGCCGCCGCGCGCCCTTTCGCGCTCGCCAAAATTCAGCGCGAAGGCGAGTTGCTGCTCGTCGGTAATGTCCTGGTCGTGGAACACCAGCACGGCATATTTGTCCATCCCCGCTTCGACTTCCGCTGCCTGCTCTCTGGTGAGCGGCACGCGCAAATCGAGGCCGGAAACCTCGCCGACGAAATGCTTGTGCAACTGGCGGATCGCCACGGGCATTGGGCCTGCTCCCTCAAATCGGTTGCTTGGCGAAAGGCTACTCCCGAAGCGCGCGATGTCAACGATCCCGGTTCTGCCGGCGCTGCATGACCTCGTGTCCCGGACGCGGTACAGCGCTTCTTAGCGGTGTGCCGCAGAGCCGGGACCCACGATTTCTGCGGCGCGATGGAATGCTCAGGCATTCCGCGCCATGAGCCCTCCATCCACGGGAATGACGGCGCCGGTGAGGTATGAGGCGGCCGGCAGGCACAGGCTCAAGGTCATGTGCGCGACCTCTTCGGGATCGCCGTAGCGGCCGAGTGCGGTGCGGCGCTTGGCGTAGATCGTCTTGTGCTCCTCCGCAATCCGTTCCGTGATCGCTGAGCGGATCGGGCCCGGACAGATGCAGTTCACGGTGATGCCTTCGCGGCCGAGCTCCACCGCAAGCGAGCGCGTCAGGCTGGCGACGCCGCCCTTTGCCGCGGAATAGGGACTGTTCGTCGCGGTCGCCCCCAGCGCCTCGGTGGAAGCGATGTTGACGATGCGCGGGCATTTCGACTTGCGCAGGTATGGCAGCGCCGCGCGGATGATGCGTGGATGCGCCGTCAGCATGATCGCCAACGCCTTGCCCCAGGCTTCTTCATAATTTTCTGCGTCGATCGCGGCGCGCAGCGACAGGCCGGCATTGTTGATGATGATATCGAGCGAGCCGAAATGTGCGGCGATGTCATCAATGACAGACACGATTGCCTTGGGGTCCGCGACGTCGAGCGTCCACGCCTTTGCCTTGCCGCCGTCCGCAGCGATCGCATCGGCCACGGCCTTGGTTCCGTCGGCGGTGATGTCGGTGACGGCGACATTGGCGCCTTCGTCGGCAAAGGCGTGCGCGGTGGCGCGACCCATGCCGCTGGCGGCGCCGGTAACGAGCACGGTCAGGCCCTTGACCGAGCGGGAGAGTTTTTTGAAATCGGGCATGGAATTCTCGCGTGCGGAATATGATGCGGGAGTAGATCGACAAGGCTTGCACCGATCCGGGAGACAGGTCAAACCGCAATCGACAGGCAGGATAAAGGGGAGAGGCTGGCGATGAACGAGCTCGATTTCGGCGGCAAGCAAGTGCTGGTGGTCGGCGGCTCCAGCGGTATCGGCAACGGCATCGCCCAGGCGTTTCGCGCTCGCGGCGCGCGCGTCCAAGTCTGCGGCACGCGGGCGCGCGCTACGGATTACAAGCCGGATGACGGCTCGCAACTGGAAGGGTTGCAGTATGCGCAGCTCGACGTCAGCGACCCCTCGGCGGTCGAAAACTTCAAACCGGGCTTCGATCAACTCGACATTCTGGTGCTGGCGCAGGGCACGGTGATCTATCGCCGCGGCGAATTCCAGATGGAGGGCTTTCGCAAGGTGATGGAGGTCAACCTGATGAGCTTGATGGCGTGTGCGACGAAATTCCACGCCATGCTCGCCGCCAGCAAGGGCGCATTGATCATCGTGAGCTCGACGGCGGCCTATCACTCGACGGTGGGAAATCCTTCCTACAACGCGTCGAAGACCGGTGCGATGGGCCTCACGCGTACGCTGGGTGAGGCGTGGGCCGAGGACGGCATCCGCGTCAATGGCATCGCGCCGGGCCTGGTCGACACCAAGATGACCAAGGTGACGACCGCCAACCCGAAACGGCTGGAAGGCGCGCTGCAGCGTATTCCCCTGCGGCGGCTCGGCACGCCGCAGGATATGGCCGGCGCCGCCTTGTTCCTGGCATCCCCACTGTCGTCCTACATCGTCGGTCAGACCATCATCGTCGACGGCGGGTTGATCCTCTAGGGTTTGATCCAAAAAGGGGACGCCGGTTGCGACGGATCCTGCGCCGGCGCGGGTACGCGGAACGGCTCGAGCGCGGCCAGCGGCACCACCCACGGCGAGACCGAGGTGGCGAACGACTTGCCGAGGAACGGCCCGAGCGGCACGTACTCCCAGCGCTGGATGTCACGCGCGCTCCAGTCGTTCACGAGCACGAAGCCGAACACGTGGTCCGCCGCCGCGGCGGTCGCGATCGAGGTGCCGAGCGCGTTTCCAGGGCCTGTCACGAAGCCGAGCTCGAGCTCGATGTCCAGCCGCTGCGTCGGGCCGAACGCGGGCGCCCCGCCCGGCTCGGCCGGCGGTAGCTGCCCGCGCGGGCGCCGCACCGGTGTGCCCGAGACCACGATCGAGCTCGCGCGGCCGTGGTAGCCGACCGGCAGGTGACGCCAGTTCGGAAGCAGCGGCTCGGTGTCGGGACGGAACATGCGGCCGAGGTTCGTGGCGTGCTCGATCGACGAGTAGAAGTCGACGTAGTCGCCGATCGCGAGCGGCAGCCGCGGCTCGACCTCCGCGAGCGGCACGAGAGCGGACGCCGGCGCGCCGTCCGCCAGCAGCTCCTGCAGCGTCGCGCGCAACGCGGCCCACGCGGCGCGGCCGAGCGCCAGCAGCGGGTTCAGCACCGGGCCGGCGAACGTCCGTGGCGGCAGCCCGGCGGCGGCGAGCAGCCCCGCCTCCTCGAGCACGCCGAGAAGCACGGCGTCATCGCCAAGCCGCACCGCCAGCTCGGCCGGGCCGCCGCCGCGCGCCACCGCGCCGTAGGGCAGGTTGTCGAGGCCGAAGCCGTCGCTCACCGGCGCGATCCTACGGGGCGTCTTGCTTTCGGGTCGTCCTGCGGCCTCTAGCTGTAAGACCCGAGCAGGTTGTTCAGGCGTGAGATGGGTGGTTGGCGGCCGATGGCTGTGTGTCGGCGGCGATGGTTGTAGGTGAACAGCCAGCCGTCAAGGGCGTCGGTGCGGTCTTGGCTGTTGCGGTAGAGCGCGCCGTAGGCCCAGCCGCCGAGCAGGGTGCGGATGAAGCGCTCTGCTTTGCCGTTGGTCTGTGGCCGGTAGGGCCGGGTGCGGAGGTGGCGGATGCCGAGCGTGCGGCAGGCGAGTGCGTGGATCGTTGAGCGGTAGGCGCCGCCGTTGTCGGTGATCACTCGCTCGACCGTGATGCCGTGGCGGCGGTAGAAGGCGACGGCGCGGCGCAGGAACGCGATCGCGGTCGTGGCTTTCTCGTCGCCCAGCACCTCGGCGTAGGCCAGGCGCGTGCAGTCGTCGATCGCGACGTGCACGAACTCCCAGCCGGCGTCGCCGACGCGACGCCCGTCGGGCGTGTAGGTCGTGCGCCGGTGGCCTTGGCGTCGGTTGCCGGTCACCCGATGGCCGGGGACGATGATCCGTCCGAGCTTCTTGACGTCGATGTGGATCAGTTCGCCGGGCCGCTCGCGTTCGTAGCGCTCGGCCGGCTCCATGCCCAACCGGCCGAGGCGGCCCATCCCGATCCTGGTCAGGATCCCCGACACCGTCGATAACGGCATCTCCAGCAGCTCGGCCAGCTCGGGGCCGGTGAACCGCAACCGCCGCAGCGCGGCGATCGCCTCGATCCGCCGCTCGCACGTGCGGTTGGCGACGTGATGTGGAGCGCTGCTGTGATCCAGCAACCCGCTCTCTGGGCAAGCGCGGTAGCGAGCCACCCACTTCCCACAAGTCTTTTCACTGGTCTCAGCGGCCGCCGCGGCCGCCTTGACCGTCCAGCCCTGCTCGAGCACCCGCAACACCATCCGACGCCGCTGCGTCAATGACAGGGCCGCGTTAGCGTGCAACTTCATCCGGTGTCCTCCTTGGGACTGATGGCCTCGAGAACCACCAGCCTCCAAGGAGGCCCGGATGAACAACGTGCTCAGGAACTACATCTAGCCGTCGAGCTCGACGGTCAGCCCTCGCACGGGCCACTGGCAGTCCACGCGCCGTCCGTCCGCGGGCCGATTCGTCTGCGGAAGCGGGAGGCGCGCGTCCCGGAGGAGCGTGAGGAATCGGCGTTCGAGCGCGCTGAGCGTGACACGCTCGTCACCGCGAAGGACCGCGCGCAGCTTCCGCGCCCCTCTGCTGCGGGGCCGCCGCTCGAGTACGGCCTCGACGTGCCCGGGAGTCGTGTGGTGCCGGATCCCAGGTACCGTCGGCGCACTCGCCGAACGTCGTCTCCGGGGTGAACCGGTTTGCGAGGATCTTGCTCTCGCGCGTGTCGCCGATGAACTGGTCGTAACGCAAACCGGCGTTAATGGTCACGCGGCCAAGCGACCACTTGTCCTGCACGAACAACCCGAGGTCGCGATCGACGCCGGTATTCCGATCTGATGGCAAGCGGAGGCGGACCGATGTTGGTCGGCCGGCGGTATAGGTAATCGGTTGCGCGTCGCCCGTGTACATCGTGACCAGTCGCCAGTCACCCGTGGAAATGTTCATGCCGCCGCGCAGGCTATGCGAACCGACGATATACGAAGCCGCGCCCATGAACGTGCGGAGCACCGAGAAGTGGTCGGCCGGACTCGTCCAGGCATTCGCGTTCTTGTTGTTCGACGAATCGACGACGTTGTAGATACGCGACGCACGGATCGCCGCCTCGTCCCACACCTTCGCGTCGGTGCCGGTCACGGATGGTTGGTAGAGCTCGGTGTATTCCTGGTTGTAGTAGCCGAAGCCGGCTTCGAATAACAGTTTGTTGGTGTGCGTGCGGGTCCACTTGGTGACGTTGACGAAGTTGGTCGGCGTCACCTGGATCGCGGCGGCCTCAGGCGGGATGTTGGACGCAATCCCCCAGTGGTCGCGATACTTGCGTTGGTTGTCATGGTAGACCGATAGTTTGTCCTTGGTGCTGACCTGCCACGAGATGCGGCCCGCATTGCTGACGATATGACCGTCGTCGACACCTGGATTGTTGAAGTCCGCCTCATAGACGAACGGAGAGGGGTTCTTGTCGGCATAGGCGTCGGTCTTGGTCTTGCTCGATCCAAGGTGACGGAACGAGTAGTTGAACCAGATCTTGTTACGCATGATTGGCCCGCCAACCGTGCCATTAAAGTCCCAGATACTCTTGAGAACATCGACGTTCGAGAGTGCGTTGTTGGGATTGAAGGTCTTGCTGCCGCTCAGGTTCGAGCGGCTGCAGGGTTGACCCAGGGCCGGGGAGCCGCAATTGTCCGACTGGAAGCTATCGTCCGCGTAGTTGAAGATCGCATTACCACGGAACGAGTTGCCGCCATCGCGCGGCACCATGTTGACGCGCATGCCACCCTGGCCGACTTCAGCTGAATCGGCGCCCGTGACAAAGCTGAATTCCTCGAAGCTGGCGTCGTTCCAGTAGACGCCGCTGTATTGACCCTGCGCGCACAGATTATTGAGACGCAGGCCTTCGATTGTCTGCACGGTGTCGCCGGACCCGCGGTACTGTAGCGGCGATTGCTGCAGGTTGCCCGAGCCCCCAACGTCCCGCGACAGCGCACCGCCGCCGCCAACAGCGAGGGAGGTGCCTGGGATCATGATGCCCACCGCCTGGATGTTCCGGCCCGTCGGCAGCGCATCGCGCACTTCCTGCGTCATCACCACGCGCTGCGTGATGTTCGAGGTGTCAACGATGGGAGATTCTCCTGTGACGGTCAACGTTTCCGTCAGCTCGCCGACCTTCAGGTCGGCGTTGATCGTCGCGGTGAAATCCGACGTCAGTTCGATCCCCTCACGCATGACGATGGAGAAACCCGGCAGCTCGAACTTCACGGAGTAAGTGCCGGGACGCAGCGCGAGGATCGAGTACGTGCCCGAACCGCTGGTAACGGTCGAACGCGTTTTTTCGATTAGCGCCGGACTCGAAACTTCGACGGTCACACCCGGCAGCACGCCTCCTGATGCGTCTCTGACCGTGCCGGTGATGGTGCTGGTTTGCGCCGAGGCCATCCCCGGTGCGAGGGCGAGAGCGAGGAAAACAAAGCAACGTACCGTGAGCAAACGCATCACAAGTGCCTCCCCAAATCCCCGCCGGAGGCGGGGTAATGCAACGCTGTTTGCCGGCGTGGCGGCAGAGCCACGACGGCCTTCCCTAACCGCCCACGGCGCGAGGTGGGAGTCGTGCAAAACAGGGTTGTCTCAGATTGTCACCCTGCAAACGAGCCCATTAGGCAGTAGCTAAGCAACGGTGTCAATGGGGTTCCGCACTTAGGAACTACGCAAAATTGGATCTATTTCTTTGTGGCGGTAAACGTGCCGTTCACCATGCCGGCGATATCTAGCTTGCCCTTCATCGTGTTCTTTTCGACGGTGCCGTCGTAAGTCACAGGTGCCTGCTGACCCTGCACGTCCAGGGTGAAGGTGAAGTGGATGGCGTTTCCCTTCACGGTTCCAGTCAGATCGGCATTGCCGAGTTGTCCGGCATACTTACCGGTCAATTTTTCGCCGTCCTGCTGGAAGGTGATAACGGGCGTGCCGCCGCCTTGATCGGTTTGGACGGTGAAAATCCACTCGCCCGTGACGTTGGTGGCCTGGGCGAAAACGTGTGCAGGGACCAGCAGGGCGAGTGCGAACGCAGTGACGCTGAAGAAGCGAATGATGGAGCTCATTGAGGATCCCCGTGAATTCACTGGCCGTCGTTTTACAACGTCGTGACTGGGAAAACCCTGGCGTTACCCAACTTAATCGCCTTGCAGCACATCCCCCTTTCGCCAGCTGGCGTAATAGCGAAGAGGCCCGCACCGATCGCCCTTCCCAACAGTTGCGCAGCCTGAATGGCGAATGGCGCCACGCTTCCCGAAGGGAGAAAGGCGGACAGGTATCCGGTAAGCGGCAGGGT
>OEPE01000029.1_pt1 | contig 1366 bp, 1 predicted proteins | sample 1539541 | NCBI WGS metagenome assembly OEPE01 (sample SAMN02393686, study PRJEB22366) | soil metagenome | biome: freshwater stream | place: Canada: Laurel Creek, Waterloo, ON
CCCGCCGCTGTCGCCGGCGCTCATGCACTGCGTCACGCAAGGATCAACGCCGTTCCGGCTGAACCTGCACGTGCGCGACCTCGGCCACACCTTTATGTTCGGGCCGACCGGCGCAGGTAAATCGACGCACCTGGCGATCCTCGCCGCGCAGCTCCGTCGCTATGCCGGCATGTCGATCTTCGCCTTTGACAAGGGCATGTCGATGTACCCGCTGGCCGCCGGCATCCGTGCGGCCACGAAGGGCACCAGCGGCCTGCACTTCACCGTGGCGGCCGACGACGAACGCCTGGCGTTCTGCCCGTTGCAGTTCCTGAGCACCAAGGGCGACCGTGCTTGGGCGATGGAGTGGATCGACACCATCCTGGCGTTGAACGGCGTCGAAACGACCCCGGCCCAGCGCAACTAAATCGGCAACGCGATCATGAGCATGCACGCCAGCGGCGCGCGCACGCTCTCCGAGTTCAGCGTGACGATTCAGGATGAGGCGATCCGCGAGGCGATCCGCCAGTACACCGTCGATGGCGCAATGGGCCATCTGCTCGACGCCGAAGAGGACGGCTTGGCGCTGTCCGACTTTACAGTGTTCGAGATCGAAGAGCTGATGAACCTCGGCGAGAAATTCGCCCTGCCTGTGTTGCTCTACCTGTTCCGCCGTATCGAGCGCGCCCTGACGGGCCAGCCGGCCGTCATCATCCTGGACGAAGCCTGGTTGATGCTCGGCCACCCGGCATTCCGCGCGAAGATCAGGGAATGGCTCAAGGTGCTGCGTAAGGCCAACTGCCTTGTGCTGATGGCAACGCAGAGCCTGTCCGACGCCGCCAACAGCGGCATCCTGGACGTGATCGTGGAATCGACCGCGACCAAGATTTTCCTGCCGAATATTTACGCCAGGGATGAGGACACGGCGGCCCTGTACCGCCGCATGGGCCTGAACGCTCGCCAGATCGAGATTCTGGCCCAGGCCGTTCCCAAGCGTCAGTACTACTACGTGTCGGAAAACGGCCGCCGTCTCTACGACCTGGCACTTGGCCCGCTCGCGCTCGCGTTCGTCGGCGCATCCGACAAGGAATCCGTCGCCATCATCAAGAACCTGGAAGCCAAGTTCGGCGACCAGTGGGTGGATGAATGGCTGCGTGGCCGGGGCCTCGCCCTTGATGAATACCTGGAGGCAGCATGAGTTTTGCAGACACGATCAAGGGCTTGATCTTCAAGAAGAAGCCCGCAACGGCCGCAGCAGCGGCGACGCCGGCCGCGACCGGCCCGCAAACCGACAACCCGTACCTGACGGCGCGGCGCACCTGGAACGACCACGTTGGTTCCGTTGTGTCGCAAAAGCAGACCTGGCAGGTTGTCGGCATCCTTTCGC